>CXSM01000043.1_pt1 | contig 33135 bp, 28 predicted proteins | sample 591661 | NCBI WGS metagenome assembly CXSM01 (sample SAMEA3491348, study PRJEB9169) | human gut metagenome | biome: ENVO:mammalia-associated habitat; material: ENVO:feces | place: Bangladesh | collected 2010-04-07
TCCGGAGGGGAAAGGCACAACGACAAAAACCAGCGATATGACGCCGAATGAAGACCTACGCGCGCAAGCTCAGCGAAGATGCGTCAAGCAACTGGCTGTACACGCGCAAATGCTTTACCGTGGCCTCCACCAAGCTTTCCGGATATCCGGCCGCGCTCATCGACCAACGCATGCCGTTGGCTGACCTCACGGTGAAGTAAGCACTCCCACCTGAAAGCTCCCCTCAGTCCGCTTCGCGGACTGAGGGGAGCAGACGAACGAAGCAGGATAGAGCAAACCCAACAACGCCTTGTCATGCAACATGCATAAACTTTGGCCTTATGACTGAAGGCAATTCCATCATCAACGCGCAACTCACCCCGCTGCCCGACAAGGTCGGCGTGGACGGGCTTGAGGACAAGTGGCGCGCCGTCTGGGATGAAGACGGCACCTACAAATTCCGCAATACCCGCGACCGCAAGGCCGTCTACTCCATCGACACCCCGCCGCCCACCGTCTCCGGTTCGCTGCACGTGGGTCACGTGTTCTCTTACACGCACACCGATGTGATTGCGCGTTACAAGCGCATGCGCGGCTACGACGTGTTCTACCCGATGGGCTGGGACGACAACGGCCTGCCCACCGAGCGCCGCGTGCAGAACTACTACGGCGTGCGCGTGGACGTGTCCCTCCCCTACGACCCGGACTTCAAGCCGCCGTTCGAGGGCACCGATGGCAAGAAGATCGACGCCAAGGATCAGGTGCCGATTTCCCGCAAGAACTTCATCGAGCTGTGCGAGCGTCTGACTGCTCAGGATGAGAAGCTGTTCGAGGCCCTGTGGCGCAAGCTGGGCCTGTCCATCGACTGGTCGCAGACCTACCACACCATCGGCCAGCACCCGCGGCGCGTGGCTCAGAAGGCCTTCCTGCGCAACCTTGCCCGCGGCGAGGCCTACCAGCAGGACGCCCCCGGCCTGTGGGACGTGACCTTCCAGACCGCAGTGGCTCAGGCCGAGCTTGAGTCCCGCGAATACCCGGGCTTCTACCACAAGGTGGCTTTCCGCTTTGAGGACGGCACCCCAATCTACATCGAGACCACCCGCCCCGAGCTGCTGGCCGCTTGCACCTCGCTGATCGCCAACCCGAATGACGAACGTTACAAGCAGTACTTCGGCCAGGAAGTCTACTCCCCGCTGTTCAAGGTCAAGGTGCCGATTCTGGCTCACCCGGCCGCCGAAATGGACAAGGGTGCCGGCATCGCCATGTGCTGTACGTTCGGTGATGTGACCGACGTCGAGTGGTGGCGCGACCTGAAGCTGCCCACCCGCCCGATCATCCAGCGCAACGGCCGTATCGTGATGGATACCCCGGATTGGATCACCGACCCGGCCGGCCGTGAGGTCTTTGCCGAGACCGCTGGCAAGACCACGTTCTCCGCCCGTAAGGTCATCGTAGACAAACTGCGTGAGTCCGGCGACCTGGACGGTGAGCCGACGCCGACCAAGCGTATGACGAACTTCTACGAGAAGGGCGACAAGCCGCTCGAGATCGTCACCTCCCGCCAGTGGTACCTGAAGAACGGCGGCACCGACGAGAAGCTGAACGCCGAACTCATCGAGCGCGGCAAGGAACTGAACTTCCACCCCGACTTCATGCGCGTGCGCTACGAGAACTGGGTGCACGGCCTGAACGGCGACTGGCTGATTTCCCGCCAGCGCTTCTTCGGCGTACCGTTCCCGCTGTGGTACCCGGTGAACGCTTCCGGCGAGCCGGATTACGATCGCCCGATCACCCCGAGCGAGGATCGTCTGCCGATCGACCCGACCATCGATGTGCCGGAAGGCTACGACGAGTCTCAGCGTGATGTGCCCGGCGGCTTCACCGCCGAAAAGGACATCATGGATACCTGGGCCACCTCTTCGGTGACCCCGCAGATCGTGACCCACTGGGCTGAGCCGGATGAGGCTTCTCAGGCCCTGTTCAAGTCCACCTTCCCGATGGATCTGCGCCCGCAGGGTCAGGACATCATCCGTACCTGGCTGTTCAGCACCGTGGACCGCGCGCACTTGGAAAACAAGTGCCTGCCGTGGGCTCACGCCACGCTGTCCGGCTGGATTCTGGATCCCGACCATAAGAAGATGTCGAAGTCCAAGGGCAACGTCGTGGTGCCGAACGAGCCGATCGAGAAGTTCGGCGCGGACGCCGTGCGCTACTGGGCTGCCGCCGCGCGCCTAGGCCTCGATGCCACGTATGACATCGGCCAGATGAAGATCGGCCGTCGACTGGCCATCAAGCTGCTGAACGCCACCAAGTTTGCACTGGCGATTGGCCGCGAGGACGAGAACCACCACGTGGGCGAAGCCGCTGAGGCTTCGTGGAACCCGGCCGATGTGACCGAGCCGCTGGATCGCGCCGCCATGGCCAAGCTGGCCTTGGTGGTACGTCAGGCCACCGAAGCACTGGAGGCTTACGAGCACTCCAAGGCGCTTGAGGTCATCGAGTCCTACTTCTGGCAGTTCTGCGACGACTACATCGAGCTGGTCAAGAACCGTGCCTATGGCACTCCGGACGAGCAGGGCAATGTGCCGTCCGAGAAGGCCGTGAAGTCCGCCCGCACCGCGCTGGGCTTGGGCTTGGATGCCTTTGCTCGTCTGCTGGCTCCGTACCTGCCGTACGCCTCTGAAGAGGTGTGGAGCTGGATGCACGCCGGTTCCGGTTCCGTGCACCGCGCCGCTTGGCCGGTTGTGAATCCGTACGTCGAGGCCGCCACCGGTGCCTCCCCCGAGCTGCTGACCTGGGCCGGCAAGGCTGTGGAGCAGCTGCGCAAGATCAAGTCCGAGGCCAAGGTCTCCATGAAGACCCCGATTCTGTCTGTGGCGCTCTCCGCCGCTGCCGAGGGCGTGGACGCGATTCACGCCGCTTTGGGCGACATCGCACAGGCCGGCCGTGTGGTCGGCAAGTTCGACCTGGTGGCCAAGCACACGGCGGAATCCGCTGCCGAGGATGCACCGGAAACCGAAGTGGCCGTCGAGACCAGCGAGCTCGGCGAACCCCCGGTCAAGAGGCCGAAGAAGTAAGTCGCCGCTCTGGCTCCCCTCTTTGAGCCAGATTAAACCGTCGGAACCACGATGAGATATCGGGTTCCGGCGGTTTTTTGTTGCACGGCAGAAGTATTGATCTGGGCGACCGCCTGGTTCAGGAGCTCACCGGCATCGCTTATCTCTACAGTCTCGTTGATCAGTGTGCTCATATCATGCTTGAGCAACGTACCGCCACTGCCAAAGCCAAACAACGTTGGGGCAACATCCATGGAATCACCGGCCTGAGAAGCGGCGTTTTTGGGCTTGCCGCTGCTTTGCTCGGTTGACCCGTCTGCAGAGTTCAGCTTGCCTCCGGCAAAGGTGTCGGCGGTCTGCGAAGAGCCGATTGACGAGTTGACACCATTGGCATAGTGCATGACGTCCGCTGAAGACAGCGACATCGTGTCATCCACCAGCGAGGCATCAGCATGCTGCGATTGCTGTTGCTGTGCGGCCTTAGCCTGTTTGCGTGCAGCACTGGCCTTGCGCTTGGCTTCCGCGGCACGAGTCTTGCCATAGAACGACTGCGATTGCGCGTCCGCCAAGCCGGCCAGTGCATGGGCCTGATCAACCGAGCCAGAACCGCTCGACGCATTCTGCACATTGCCGGAACTGGCGAACTGGTCTGAAAAACGAAGCACAATCTGACGCAATGCCGCAGCCTTACCGGTGTGCTCGGATGCCGTGGCGAGTGTGCTCATGGCAGCATCGACCTTGGACTGTGCCTCAGTCAAATCGTCGCTGCTATTGGTTTCAGCGATTGCCTGCTGCTCGTGAATCCCGGCACCAGACGAGGTGCCGCCGGTCAACGCGCTGAGATTGGCCGTGTATACGTCCGTGTATTTCATCGAATACGGGATCATCGCAGCAGACAATTGGCTCTGCCCCTCGGTATACTGCTTGGATCCTTTGGTGGCCTCTTCGGCGGCTTCGGTGTTCAAATTGTCCGCCAAACCAGTGGTTCCCTGCTGTTGGATGCGCCGAATCACTTCGTCCAATGCTTCGACTGCACCCGCATGCTGGTGCGCGGCGCTCACATTGTTCACTGCATCGGCCAGATCAATCACCGCTTGGGCTAATGGCGTATCTTTGGAAAGCTCTCCGGCTGTTCCCATAAGCGCGGACAGCTGGCTGGAATCACCAATGGACCCAGACAAGTGATCGGTATAGGCGCCAACATATGCAGCCATATACGCATCAAAAGCCTGCTTGTGGGTTACTTTACGCTCGGCCACCACGGACTTGTCGAGCGCACGTTCGTTGCTGCGCAGCGCATCCAGCTGATCGATAAGCTGCTGGTGCTCGCCGGAGCCCGCATCCGTCAGGGAACCGACCAAAGTAGCACTGCTGGCAATCAGCTGGGAAGCATCTGTATCGGCAGCGGTTTGGTCACCGGCATCGGCCTCGGACTGAGTGGCGGATCCTGCGGCCTGAGGATCGGCTCCAACGGACGGCTCTCCGGAAGACGGCAACGCGGCGAGCGTCACGGCACTCATTGAGAACTTCTTCGCGTCCATGTAGCAGCTAAATTTCAGCCCGGAAGAAACGTTCCCTGCCGCGGCGACCACAATATCGGAGCCCTGCGTGGCTACCGAAACCGTATTATCGGCGGAAATATCACCAGTCACTTGAGTGGGCACGGTGAAGGTGACAACCGGAATCGTATGGTTGGCTGCACTGGACTGCGGTTTGACATCGATGTATATGCCGACAAGTCCAGACGCTCCGGAAATCTCGCTGGCCTCAACGTTCGGACCATCCAGCGAATACGTGACGTTGACTTTCCACGGCAATTCGGCAGCCGCGCCCGGAATGCGGGAGATTGCCGCATTGCTGGCATTGTTCACCACATACAGCCGGGTTGCGTCTCCCCTCTCATCGGTGACGGCATAGATGTCGCTTGCTTTGGAAAGCAGAGAGCCATAATCGACTGATGCCGGACGGGAAAGCCACGCACCGCCAACAGTGCCGGTTACGCATAGTACGCAACTGATTAAGGCGGCGGCAAGTCTCATGGCGGCGTTTCCGTTCAATGTGGTCAATGGTTATACGGTTTTGGCTATCGGTATCGATAGTCCCGTATCAATGTAGTCGCCATTGCTCCTGAAAGGACATGGGCAATTCGTGTGCCGCTGACCAGTAATGGATTGCTACGAGAAGCTCAGGCAAATACGTCGAGCACGCCCGGGTCTCCTCCGGCGTCGGCAATACGCTTGTGCCGCTTCTTGGCCTCGGTGACCACGAATTCACGGTACATTTCGGCGATTTCGGGGTCGAGCCCGGCATCGATGGCGATGCGGTGGAGACGCTCGATCTGATAATTCTCACGCTTGGTGTCTTCAGGGGCGAATCCAGCATTGGCTTTGAGCACACCCACCTGCGAGGTGGCTTTGAAACGCTCGGACAACAGGGCTATGGCCGCCGAATCGATATTATCGATGGTCTGACGTAGCGCCTTGATACGCGCCACCGCCTGCGCGGTTTCCGGGTGAGCCGCCGCTTGGGCGGAATCAATGGTGGTCTTTTGCCAGTCACTGCTCGTTTCGCTCATGATATCGAGAATACTCCCGTTCAAGTCCTTGCGCGATACTCAGACGTCGTAATTTCCGACTGGCCCAATGCCGAGCGCATCATCATGGGTACGGCCAGTATGGATTGCATAATTGATTGCTGCAATTTCTGCCATATCAACGGCGTATGCTTTGCCATCGAGCTCGTTGACCGGAATCACCCAACCGCCATGCACCATATAGAGGCGGTCGGCTTCGCGCAGTTCAGCAAATGGCAGCTTCTTGTACTGCGCATGCTGGCCTTCCTGAAGCGCCCATGCAAACATCTCACGTTGCGAGGTGCCATGCAGAATACCAATACGCGGATCAGGGGTAACCAGGGTATCTCCGTAGCGCGCCACGATGGAGGAATTCGGGCACTCAAGCGTGTAACCGTCGTCGCTGCCGAGCTTGGCGAACGGCCGGTCCACCCGGAAGTCGCGTTCGAGCAGGTTCGGCACTTGCCCGCCTTGATCGCCCCTGTACGAGCTTTACTTCCTCCACGGGTTCGCTTTGCGGATCCCGCATCTGAGACCCATGCGGCGCATGACCTTCAATACGCTTTTGGCCGATACCTTCTGTCCGAACTCATTCGCCAGGCACATGTGGATCTGCCGGTGGCCGCCCCTGTTGGCGGTCCGCGCCCAGATCTCCCGGACCATGGGCTCGAAATCAGGGCGCGTCGCATGCCCCGGATGCGACAGATGGTAAAAGTACGTGGATCTGGCCAGCCCCGCTATCCTCAGCAGGGGGTCGAGCCGGTGTCCTTGCCCTGAGAGCAGTCGGACGACGGCGCTTCGCTCGCGCCGCATGACTTGTTCGCCCGCAGGGACCGGAGTTTTTTCAGGTACGCGACCTTCGCCCTCAGATAGGCGTTCTCCTCGGCGAGCTCATGCTCGCGCGTTGGTTTTGGTTTGGGCTTGGATTTCACGCCTTTGGGCCTGCCCTTGGGCTTCGGTCTCAACGCCTCCTCGCCGCCCGTCCGGTAGTCGCGGCACCAGCGGTTGAGCGGCGCGATGCTCGCAATCCCGTATTTGGCCATGACATCGGCTACGGTCAGGCCGTCCTCGACGTGGTCGCGCGCGGCCGCGACCTTCGTCTACCAGTCATAGCGCCTGTTGCCGGTGGCTCCCATGACTGCCTCCTCGCCGTTGGATCCATACAACAGGATCCATTGTTTCGGGGTCTGCCGTGGCATCGCAAGCCGGCGCGCCAACGTCCTGCTGCCCGCCCCGGCCCTGACGGGTTCCAGCGCCTCGCGCCGGAACCCGTCGTCGTAATGTCTCCTCCGATCTTCACCCATACGAAAGAACCACACCTCCGATCATCGAATCTGAATTTCTCCAGTCCAACAACCGTGGTTCAGAAAAGTATCGCGTTTTATCGCTCTAGCGCCAATTCCAATATGCCATAGGTGGGAACTGGAATCGTCGTGATCGTCGCGTCTCCGTTTTCACGGAACGTATCTGTATCTTCTTCAAACTGCATAGTGATGGCTCCTGTGCAGTCGTATGCGTGGCCGGTCAACTTGACCGTCCCGCCGTCACCGCGCAGGCGAATGGTCACGTTGTTTTCCGTGGATGCGTTGAGGATGATCAGCGTTCTCGTATCCGCGTCCACGTCGATGATCATGTCCGGCGCGTACACGCCGCTGACTTGCGTCCCGTTGCCGTCGAACGCGTGCACGAGTGGATAGCCCAGAATGCTTGACACTGGTTGCAGACGGCCATTCAACAGGACGTTTCGGTGTTTGCGCCATAGGGACAGTAGGAAACGGCAGGATTCATACTGACCATTCGACATGGCCGACGGCGGGACCGAGATCTGAGGCACGGCGAAGAACGATGCGAGGATCTGCGCCGCGCATGTCTCCGCTCCCGCGTTCACGTCCCACAGCAGCATATCTCCGTGCACCACGCGGTTACCAGCGGCCAGCCGTTCGTCGATGGTGCGGATTCGATTGGTCAGGGCATCGGCGGGACAGTCGCTGGCCCTGACTATGTTGCTGTACGGTGCGATGACGGGACTGGAATAGGGTTGGCGGAATTCGACGACCGGGACCTGACCGCAGTTTTCGATCAACATGGTCTTGATCCGTTCGAGCATAAGTCTCATCGCCTCGCCGACATCGGTGACGTCGCCGGGTTCGGGATTCTCCAATGGCTGACCTTGGTAGGCCCCGGCCTGTTCCAGGAAATCGATCTTCAGTCCGGCGATGCCGTAATCCTTGGCCATCCGAGCGCAAACGCCGCCGATGTAGTCGCGGACCGCCTTGCGTCGTGGGTCGAGGACGTGGAATTGCCGTCCCAGCCCGTCGTCATGGATGGGCGCGTATCGTTCCAACGTCTTGAACACGTGCGCCTTCTCGCCCAGCAACAGGGGTGCGATCCACAGGACGACGCCGACCCCCGCGTCCTGGAACCTCCTGACAGTGGCACTCATGTCGGGGAATTTAACGGGATCGGGAACCCAGTCGCCGCAACCGGAATATCCGCGCCCGCTGCCATATTGCTGCCAGCCGTCGTCGATGAATATGGATCCACATCCCAGTCGGCTCATGCCGTCGAGCTCACGTCCCAAGGTCTCGGCGTCGACGTTCTGCAGGTACGCATACCAGGTGGAAAAAACCGGTTCCAGCGCCTTGTCCGCCATGGGTAAAGGTGCGGAACCATCGGCCACCCATTCGACCAAGAGCCGCATCGTCTCATCCAACGGCAGTCCGTCATCCATGAGTAGCAGTCGGCTATGTCCGGGAACACGTTGGATCTGCAGCATCACGACGAACAACACGTGTTCCTCGTCGACGCCGTAACGCATCGTAATCTCGTCCTGTGCGAACGAATATGCGAATGACAGCACGTTCCTGTCCGCATCGTCGACCATGCATCCCATGGGGGCCGAATTGACCAACGACACCTGCGTGACGCCGGCCCAGTCAGCAGGCAACGGCTCGCGGCAACGGGATCCGACCATGTGAAACCTCTGGATGGAGCCGAGAGGCTTGCCGATCACAATCGTCGCAGTGGCCCCCGGATTCGCCGCCGTCACATCGAACACGATGCCCTTCGATGCCGGACCATCTTCACACGTCGTCTCGATGGTCAGCCCGTCCGAATGCATGATCCACGTCGCGCCGAGGCTTTGCCCCTCATGCAGCATGTCCTTGAAATGATCCAAAAGCATATGAGCCGTCCTTTCCAGTGCCTTCTTTGGCACCTGAGAATGTCACTCCTTGACAGATCCCGCCGTCATGCCAGACACGAATTCCTTTTGGAGGAACAGGAAGAGGATCAGGACCGGTAGGATCGAGATCGTCGTGCCGGCGAGCAACTGGCCGTAATCCGTGGTGTTCGCACCCTGCAATGTGGCAAGGGCGACGGGAAGCGTGTACTGTTCCGGCGTCCTGGTGATCACCAACGGGTACACGAAGTCATTCCAACGTCCGAGGAACATGAAGATCGCCAATGCGGCGAGCGTGGGCTTCATGGTCGGCAGGACGATTGTGCCGAAGATCCTCATCTCACCAGCGCCGTCGATGCGCGCAGCCTCGACGATCGACGTGGGGAACGTGGACATGGCCTGTCTCATGAGGAACACCCCAAACGGCAACGCCAGATCGGGCAAGATCAGCGCCTGGTAAGTTCCCAGCCAGCCGAACGACAACATCATCTTGAACAACGGGACCAGCGTGACCTGCGATGGCAATGCCATGACACCGATGACCAGTGCGAACAGGATGTTACGGCCGCGGAAGCGGTATTGGGCGAACGCGTACCCGGCCAGGGAACAGATCACGCCGCCGACGATCACGTAGGTGACCGACACGATGAGCGAGTTGACGATGGCGTCGCCGAACTGGGTGTTGGTCATCAGGTTGCGGATGTTGTTGAACAGTTCGGTGCCAGGGATCATGTGGGGTGTCTTCGAGAACACGTCCGTGGATTTTCTGGTGCTCGCCACGAGCAGCCAGTAGAACGGGAACACGAAGACGATGAGTCCGATCCCGAGGATGGCGGTCAGTCCGACGGTGCGCCAGCCGTTCCGCTTCGCATCGACCCTCTGGGACTTGTCTACTTTGAGATTTGGCGTGGCCATGTCACTTCTCCCTTTGGATCCAGAATTGGATGACGCTCAGACCAACGATGATGATGAGCATCACATAGCCGATTGCCGACGCGTATCCGAAATCGAAATACTTGAAACCCTGCATGTACAGGTACATGCCGACAGTCAATGTCGCGTTGTCGGGACCACCGTTGGTGAGCACGTAGGGTTCGTCGAACAATTGCAATGTGCCGATGGTGCTGAGCACGGTGGTCAACAGGATTGCTGGCCTCAAGCCAGGCAAGGTCACGGAGCGGAACTTCCACCATCCATTCGCGCCATCGACCGACGCGGCCTCGTAGAGTTCAGTGGGAATGGATTGCAATTGGGCCAGGTAGATGATGGCGTTCTGACCAGTGTAATGCCAGGTCATGGCCATGATGATGGAAATCTTCGCCCATGTCGAATCCGTGAGCCACGGGACGGGCTTCAAATGGATCAGCTCAAGCAGATAGTTGACCACTCCGCTGTTGGCGTCGAGCATGTTCTTGAACAGGATTCCGTATGCGACCAAACCCATGACGATGGGCAGGAAGTAACCCATGCGGAAAACGGAACGCAGTTTGAGGAATGCGGAGTTGAACGCGACGGCCAATAGGATCGCCAGAAACAGCATCAGCGGCACCTGGATCACCAGGATGATCGCGGTGTTGCCCAGCGCCTTCCAGAACAATTGGTCCTTGAACAGGCGCGTGTAGTTGTCGAATCCAGCGAACAATTGTTTGCCGGACTGGTTGGTCGTGAAGCTCAGCCAGGCGGAATATAGATATGGACAAATCTTGAACACGCCGTATAGCAGCACCATTGGCAGCAAGAAGATGTACGGCGCGTTTCTTTGTGTCAGGAAGTGTTTCCTTGATGATGTGTTGGCTCGCGTCACCATTGTCGCTCCTTTCCCTTCGTCGGAGTACCGTTAATTGTTAAAGACATGGGGCCGTCGGGGTGGAGAGGTTCCAACGACCCCATGCGAATTCCGATAAGGTCAGGCGATCTTGCGGCCTGTCTCGTTGGCGAGACGTTCCGCAGCCTCGTTCAAGGCCTTCTGCGGGTCGGCGCCCTTGGTGAGCACCTGGACTTGGGCATCAATCATGGCTTTCAGCGCCTTCGCGTAGTCTCCGGTGAAGTTGAGCTCGGGGGTCTCGTCCTCGAGCTGCTTGATGAACACCTCGTTGACGTTCTCATTGTTGAAGAACTCGTCGGGGGTGTTCAGATCCTCCTTGATGAACGGAAGATAGCCGGGGAACAGGCCCTGGGATTCATACATGGCCTTTTGGCCTTCCGTAGTGCCGAGCGCGTACTTGATGAACTCCCAGGCGGTCTTCTTGTTCTTGCTCGCGTTGGCGACGGACAGGTAGGTCGCGCCGGGCACCACGGAGCGCAGGCCTCCCTCCTCGACTGCGGGCAGAGCGGTCACCTTCCAACGGTTCTTAGCGTCGGGGAACTTGGTCTTGAGCACGCCGGGCAGGTAGGAGCGGTCGACCAGTGTGGCGACGTTGCCTTGCTGCACCTGCCACGAGGAGTCGTCCGATGTTCCGGGCAGCTCGATGACGATGCCCGCGTCGTTCGCCTCCTTGATCAGTTCCATGGCCTTGACGCCGGCCTCGCCGTTCATGGTGATGTTGCCGTCGGTGTCGAAGTAGAAGGAGTTCTGCAATGCAGTGATAATCTGCCAAGTGTCACCGCAGTTCGCGTTGCCGGTGCATGCCTTGTTGATGCCGAACATGTAGTTGCCGGTCTTCTCCTTGAGCTTCTTCCCGGATTCGATGAAACCGTCCCATGTGGAGATGTCGTCCTCGGTGATGCCGGCCTCTTCGAACATCTTCACGTCGTAGACCAGCGCTCCGGTGTTCACTTCAAAGGGGAGCCCGTAGATCTTTCCGTCACGCGTGGCACTCTTCATCACACCGGACGGGAAATCGTCCTTGAGGTCATCCGCGCCATAATCGGACAGGTCGGCAAACGCGTCGGGGAACTTGTCCATGTAGCCGCCGATGTAGTCGATGCCCACGTTCATGATGTCGGGCAGACCCTGGCCGCCAGCAGCGAGCCCTGTGGTGATCTTGTCCCAGATGGCGGGGTTACCGACGTTCTCGACCTTCACCGTCGTACCGGGATTGGCTTCCTGGAATCCCTTCGCGGCGGCTTCGAACGCTTTGCCCGGCTGCTCCCACGTCCAGATGGTGATGGTGCCACCGACCTTTGTCGCTTCCTCCGCGTTCTCGCTCGACGACCCGCAGGCCGCCATAGACAATGCCAATGCCAAAGATGTCGTTGCGGCCATTGCCTTACCGATGGTTTTGCGCATGTTGAATCCTTACATTAATCCGCATTTCAACCTTGAATTTGCGGGCTTCCGTTCCTTCTGATTACGTCCTTCTGATCACTTCTCGAATGACGTACTAAGATTATATGCAAGATGACATCCGATGATGCTGCTCAAGGCCTATCTAGTGAACAAACTGCAATATATAGCCGACAAATTGAGGAACCGAACATTTCTGGACATACAAAAAGATATCCAAAGGATTCTCAAAATCTTACAAACTGCAATACAGCGTCGGAATGGTTATTCCGTGACGAGACGGTCCGGATTGCTGAAGCGCCGACGGTATTCGCTCGGGCTGAGCGTCAGTTCGCGCGCGAACGCCCTTGAGAACGAGAACTGATTGCGATATCCGCACAGCTCGGCGATCCGCGCGATCGGCATTCTGGTTTTGATCAACAATTCCGACGCCTTCTGGACCTTCGAATTGATGACGAACTGTTGCGGAGTCGTATGCAGATACTTAATAAACAACTGGTGCAGGTACCCGCGGCTAATGCACAATGCGTCCGCGATCATCTGTACGCTCAGAGTCTCGTCCGCGTGTTCCTGCACATAGGCGACTGCACGCTTGATCAAATCATTCTCGGACGATGAATCCCTGGCTTCCTGCGCGATGCTCGAAACGTTGGGGTTACGCATCAGCGTCGCAAAGATCAAATGCATGAACCCGCGGATCGCTATATCGTTGGCGGGCGTCGGATTATAGCAATGCAATAGTCCGCCAATGAAATCCCAGATAGGCTTCACATCCGGCAAGGCGATCACGGGGCACACATTGGACATGCCGCATTCCCGGACTATCTCCACCGTATCATCGCCGGTGAAGTTCATCCACGCGTATATGCATGGATTGGTGGGATCGGAATAATAGAACGTATTGGTTCCCTCGGGCACGTAGAAACATTGCCCAGCATTGACGATGTAATGCTGCCCACCAAGATAGAAATGCACCTTGCCTTTGAGCACGAAATGCAGCATGTGATAGGAGCATGTCCTCGGGCCGCTCGAATCCGACGGCTTGCACTCCTGCCGTCCAGCGGCCATGAACACCAGATCCATGCTCTCGATGCGACGCTGCAACGTCAACTTCGGCACAGTCTGCGAATTATCCATCATACGATTCAACGATACTCACTGATGCCTAAATCGAATGGGTGCAAACGTATTCGGGGTGGATGTTCCCTTGGACTTATTGGGCCAGGGCGAGTGTCATCGTGAAGGATTCCAGGGTGTAGTGTGATCGGGCGGTGGACTTGTATATCACGTACGAGTTCAGTGCCGCAAAACCGTTGGCCGGTGCTTATGTGGGGCGGTGGCTACTCGGCTATTCACGATTATGCACCGGTCCAATGGATGTGATTGGGTCGGCGTGTCGATTTGACGTTGATAATGGTTATGCCGGTTTCTGATCGGCGATAATGGTGGATGACGGCTTGGGCGGTGACCCCACATTTGACTGACGCCATCGGTTCCGGCGGCTGTCCTTATTTTGAGGCTCTCGTGTTGTTTTCGTGGGTGGTGGTTCGTCGGTGAGCCGTTGAATCCCAATGTGTGAGGGGCGCTTCCTGTAGGTTTGTTTTTCGACCAGGAAATACAACCGAGGAAAGCGCCTTGGTTGAAGGGCTTATTCAAACGATTGCTGAACGTCAAGGGCATGGTCGTCGAGGACGTGTCCATCGACGACTCGCCGCTGCGCCCGGCTCCCGTCCTGGTGGTCCGGGTGCGGCGCAGGAGGGGCGCGTGGCGTGCGCGGAGCATGGGGTGGTGGTCGCCCAAGTGCCGTGGGCGGAGCCGGGCAGCCGGTTCACCAGGGATTTCGAGATGGAGCGCGCGTGGCTGACGGCGGTCGCCAGCCGGAAGACCGTGGGCGGATTCCTACGCATCGAGTGGAGGACCGCCGGTGACATCGCGCGCAGGGTCGCCGCCCGCTTGGGATCCTCCGCCGTGCATGTTCGACGGTCTCACCGCGATAGGCGTGGAGAGACCAGCTACAGGAAGGGGCGCACGTACATCACCGTGATCGTCGACCACAAGCGCAAACGGGTCGTCTGGGCGCACGACGGGTACGGCAAGGAGGTCCTCGACCTGTTCTTCCGACAACTGACCGACGAGCAGCGCGCCTCCATCAAGGCGGCCACCGGCGACGGCGCCAAATGGATCGACGCCAGCGTGAAGGAGCACCTGCCGAACGCCGAGCGCGTGCTCGACTCGTTCCACATCGTCTCCTGGATGACCGACACGCTCGACCAGGTCAGGAAACGGTTGTGGAACCAGGCCCGGCGCGGCAACGACAAGACAGCCACGGAGACGATGAAAGGCCTGAAATACGCCGTGCCCCAAGAACCCCGGCGACCTGACCGAACGGCAATCCGGAGCGTTGGAGACGCTCAGGGACACGGACCCCAGGGGCCAGCTCTACCGGTCATGGCAGTTGAAGGAACTCCTCAGGACGCTCCCGCACCAACCCGCCGGACAAGCCGAAGCCGAATTGAAACGATGGATCTTCCGGGCTTCCCACAGCCGCATCCCCGAGGCCGTGGAACTGTGCAGGAAGATCCGCAGACGCAGGGACGACATCCTCGGAACCATCGGACCCGGCTACTCCAACGCGCGTCTGGAAGCGTTCAACAACAAGATCAAGGCCACCATCCGCATGGCCTACGGCTTCCGACACGTCGACAACCTCATCGCCATGATCAAACTCCGATGCAGCGGCCTAACCACCCACCTACCAACACCCACCCTCTAACCCACGAAAACAACAGAAGGCTCAAATGAAAATAGTCGGCGCAGTGTTGCCAGACGCCGCAGCAGCTTTGCCGATTCCGGTTTCCTGATCGAGACCGCGCGAAACGATAATACGCAGTAATGGTGCCGGTTCAGGATCATCATAGGCAGACATCACCTTCTCAATACCGCGCGTAATGGCTGCAATATTGGGAGTAGGCAAATCCATCAGCCAGGCGGAATCCGACAATCGGCGCAGGTGGTTTTCCAACGAAATCGGGAAGCCCTTGAACACGGTGGTGGCCTCGAAAATACCATCGCCGCGCAGTACGCTTAAATCAAAGGCACTGATATTAACAGCAGCAGGATTCACTAGCTGAATGAGATCATCATCGGGCACATTGCTGGCATCACGATCACCAAACATGACTGCGTCGTTGCCCATTCCCAGAACGATAGAGCTCACGATGTTCCTCCCCGTGTCATATAACTTCGTTATGCGAAGAAGCGCTGCGGCAATATTACAGCTGCAATGTGATGGATGACGCATGCGCTATGCAAAAGGGCTGTCTCCGCATTAATGGAGACAGCCCTTTACGTCAGATTCTAGCAGCCTAATCAGTTGCCGTTGACCGCGTTGCCGGTGTTGGCCTGCTGCACGATGGCGGCTAGGAAATCGCGGTTGGACGCGGTCTTCTTGAGACGCGGCACCAGGGTCTGGTAGGCCTGCTCAGGCTCCATGCCACCCAGCAGTCGGCGCAGACGATAGATAATCGGCAGCTCCTGCGGGTCGGTGATGAGTTCTTCGCGGCGGGTGCCGGAGGCGTTGATGTCGATGGCCGGGAACAAGCGCTTGTCCGCCAGCTCTCGGGAGAGGCGAAGCTCCATGTTGCCGGTACCCTTGAACTCCTCGAAAATCACCTCGTCCATCTTGGAGCCGGTTTCCACCAGCGCCGAGGAGATGATGGTCAGGGAGCCGCCGTTTTCGATGTTGCGGGCCGCACCAAAGAACTTCTTCGGCGGGTAGAGCGCCTGGGCATCCACACCACCGGACAGGATACGACCGGAAGCCGGAGCCGCGATGTTGTAGGCACGGGCCAGACGGGTCATGGAATCGAGCAGCACTACGACATCCTGGCCGAGCTCCACAAGACGCTTGGCGCGCTCGATGGCCAGCTCAGCAACAGTGGTGTGATCGGAAGCAGGACGATCGAAGGTGGAGGAGATGACCTCACCCTGAACCGTGCGCTCCATATCGGTGACCTCTTCAGGTCGCTCGTCCACGAGCACCACCATCAAGTGAACCTCGGGGTTGTTGGCGGCAATGGCATTGGCGATGTTCTGCAGGGTGATGGTTTTACCGGCCTTAGGCGGGGAGACGATCAGACCACGCTGGCCCTTGCCGATCGGGGAAACGATATCCATGATGCGGCCAGTGAGCTTGTTCGGCGCGGTCTCCTGCTTGAGGCGCTCCTGCGGGTAGAGCGGGGTGAGTTTGGAGAACTGCGGACGGTTCAGTGCGTCCTCGACGCTCTGGCCGTTAATCGAGTCAATGGACTGCAGCGGCACGAACTTCTGACGCTGGTTGCGGCGATCGTTCTCGCGCGGGGCTCGAATGGAACCGTGCACGGCATCGCCCTTGCGCAGGCCATACTTCTTGACCTGACCCATGGAGACGTACACGTCGTTCGGGCCGGGCAGATAGCCGGACGTACGCACGAACGCATAGGAATCGAGCACATCGACGATGCCGGCCACCGGTACCAGGTCTTCCTGCGGCTCCTCGCGGCGGTCATTGCGGTTCTCGCGATCATCGAAACGACGATCGTCCTCGCCGGCGTTTTCGCCACGGTCACGACCACGCATACGGCGGTTGCGGCGGTCATTGCGATCATTGCGGTTGTCGCGATCTCGGTCACGGTTACGGCTGCGACGGCTGAACTCGCGGTCTTCGCTCTGTTCACCATCGTCGGAAGGTTCGTCGTGCTTCTGCGTGGGCAGCGTGGCCAGAATGTCATCCAAATCGCGCACGGTCTCGTCGCTGCTGTCCGCAGGACGGCGACGGCGACGCGGCTGATCCTCATCATGCACACGGCGAATGAGCGGAGCTTCGGTGTCATCACGACGGTTGCGGCGGCGCTCGGAAGCGGTTGTCTCGCCCAAATCGAGGGAGGCGAGCAGATCGCCGGCCTCATCGGCCTGCTGGCGCGGCTTGCGGCCGGTTCGTTCATCATCGCGGCGATGACGGGCATCGCGCGGTTCTTCAGTGGCCTCATCAGCTGCCTTACGGCGCACACGACGGGGTTCCGCGGCCTTGGGCTCTTCGGCAAGTGCGGATAGATCAAGCTGCGGTTCCGCCAGAGCAGCGGTCTCTTCGACGACCGGCTCAGCCTTGGCTGCCTTGGTGACGGCCTTGTCGGCCTTGGGAGTGCGCACAGTGACGCCAGCCGGCGGCTCACCGCCACTGCGGGCGGCCTGCAAGGTGGCGAGCAGTTCGGGCTTGCGCATGGTAGATGTGCCTCGCAGACCCATTTGCTTGGCGAGCTCCTTGAGCTCAGGCAGCTTCATATCCTCAAGATTCTGGCTATTTGCCACTGGTTGCCCTTTCCATACCGAACAGGCCCATGCCTGTTACGGCGTTAAGAGTGATTTTGCGGCTGTACCGCTCATGAATGTTCGCTACGTCTCTGATGTTCTCGCGAACGTTGTTCACTCTACAACGCGAGCACGACCAATGCAAAACGGCCCGCCGAGTATCGGCAGGCCGTGTGTAATTGCTGGGGTTGGCTCCCCTCAATCTCGCTTCGCGAGCCAGCTCCCCTCAGAGAGGGGAGCCGAGAATGCAAAATCTGCGAGGGAAGAAAAATAATCAGCGCGTGCGGAGGCCGCCGTCTGACCCCGAAGGCGCACTGAGGTGCGTCGAGGGTAAAGAAAGGCGGCATACGCTCCGCCGATTACTTTTCTTCGTGGTAGGACTTGTCGGTGTTGACCGACCACACATTCTTCTTGGACGTCTTGCCGGTCTTGATGTTGCCGACGGCCTCAATGGCGGTGGCCATGGAGTGGTCCATGTTGTTGTAACGGTGCTGACCGTTACGCCCCACGCAGTACAGGTTGCCGAAGCCATCGAGGTATTCGATGAGCTCGTCCATGTGCTCGTAGGTATCGAAGTATGCAGGGTAGGCCTTCTTCACGCGTTCACGGTGGGAGTCGAGGACCTCATCCGGGCCATTGATCACGCGCATGCGGGTGAGCTCGGCAATGGCGAACTTGGTGGCGTCTTCCTCGCTCATGTTCCAGAAGGAATCACCCTCTTCGCAGAAGTACTCCAGACCAACCCACACGGTGTCGTTCACGTCCTTGACCAGGTACGGGCTCCAGTTGTTGAAGATCTGGAGACGGCCGACCTTGTAGCCCGGATCCTGAACATAAATCCAGCAGTCCGGCACAATCGGCGGGTTGCCGAGGGTGGGAATGTTCGTGGTGTTCTTGAGCTTCAGGTGCTTGACCAGAAGACCCACGGTCACGAAGTCGCGGTACGGCAGGCCGTTGGCCACCTTGGTCATGTCGGCAGGAGCGCCCTTGGATTCGGGGCTTTCCGGATCGGAACCGGCTGCATCGATGGCGTTGACCAAGTCCTTGACCGGCATCGACGAGATGAACTGATCGGCGGCAAGCTCGGTGCGGTTACCTTCGGAGTCCTCATACACCACCGAGGAGATGGAGCCGTTGTTCTGACGCAGTTCGACCACCGTGGCGTCGGTCAGCACCTTGACGCCGGCGTTCTCACAGTTGGATTCCACAGTCTCCCACAGCTGGCCGGGGCCATACTTCGGGTACCAGAATTCCTCGATAAGCGAGGTCTCGACCTCGGCGTTGGAGCGCTGCTTGGGAAGTAGCTTCTGGAAGGCGTTCTTGAGCACACCCATGATGCTCAGACCCTTGACGCGCTGGGCACCCCAGTCAGCGGAAATCTGGGAGGGGTGACGTCCCCACAGCTTCTCCGTGTAGCCCTCGAAGAACATCGAGTACAGCTTGCGGCCAAAGCGGTTGATGTAGAAGTTCTCCAGATTGTCTTCGGGCAACTTGTGGAACATGGATTTCAAGTAGCTGAAGCCGGCCACCATGGTGAGCTTGAAGCCCATAGCCTTCAGCGTGTTGGGGCTCAGGGAAATCGGGTAGTCGAAGAAGTGACGGTTCCAGAAAATACGGGACACACGGTGACGCTTTAGCATCACCTTGTCTTCCACCTCGGGATCGGGGCCGCCCGACTCCATATCGTGCTCACGGCCGAGCTTCTTGTCATCATAGGAAGGCGCGCCCTGCAGCGGCAGAACTGTCTTCCACCAATCCATGATGCGCTCGTCCTTTGAGAAGAAGCGGTGACCGCCGATATCCATGCGGTTGCCGTTGTGCTTCACGGTACGCGAGATACCGCCGAATGCACGGGTTCCCTCAAGCACAGTCACATCGTATTTATCAGCGCCGCCGTCCTTAATCAATTCCCATGCGGCGGTCAAACCGGCAGGACCACCACCGATAATCACCACAGATTGCTTTTCGCTCACTTGCATCTCCTTATAACCAAATCAGCGATAGTTTATCGTAAGCCTCGGAAACGCACGTTCAAACTGTGTATTCCCTTGCGAATATTGCATAGACCGCGATGCGCGCGGGCGATGCAAACAGGTTCTTTGTGCTGCCGCCTCTTGTTATCTTGGCGAGGGCAGATACACCTTTAATGAATATCGTCAGGAATGTCGATGTCGGTTTTCTGTACTTCCTCGACATTGACATCCTTGAACGTCACGATACGCACCGACTTGACGAAACGGCTGGAACGGTACACATCCCATACCCATGCATCAGTCAGCTGCACGTCGAAGTAGACGTCCTGGCCTGCGGAACGAACATTGAAATCCACTTTGTTCGCTAGATAGAAACGGCGCTCGGTCTCCACGACGTACGTGAACAGCTTGATGACATCGCGGTATTCCCGGTACAACGCGAGTTCGGCGTCAGTTTCGTAATTATCCAGATCCTCGGCGCTCATGCTCGATTATTCACCTTCCGTATCTCGCTTGCGTCCGCGACCCAGTGTACGCCACCAAGCTTCCTTGGAAGATTTGCGGCCGGCCTGACCATACGGCCAATTGCTCTCTTCATCCGTGGAACGAGTATGCGTTCCCGTGGTGGCCTGCTCACTGGTGCTCTGCGGTTGGGCAGGTGCTTCGGCGATTTCAGACGATGTCTCGGACTCGTCGGCAGCCGTGGACTGCTCTCCTGCTCCGGGCTCGGCAACACGCTGCTGAATCGCCATGGAGTGTTCACGCGCAGACAGCGCTTCCTTGACGCCGGGATTGTCCTCAATCAAGTGCATGCCGAAAGCATCCAAGGAGCGAATCGGATCGTATTCATCCACCAACGTATCCATAACAATAAGATCCTGATACTTATTGTTTTCCACATCCCACAGGGCATCGCGCGATGTGCCCGACGGCACGAAACCAAGCGACTGGTAGACGGAAATCGAGCGAGTGTTCGTTTCCGGAACGCTCACCCAGATACGGTGCATGCCCAAGCCGGCCGGCTCCGGGGCAAAGCCGTAGGTCATCACACGCGGCATGGCATCGCGGGAATAGCCGCGGCCGCGGTAGTCCTTGCCCAGAATGATCTGGATACGGGCGGAACGGGACCAGCCATCGATATCGATGAGGAAAATCATGCCGATAACGTTGTCGGTGGGAGCGGCATCGATCATGCCGTCATCGTCATGGTCGGCGTCGGTAAGCACGGCCCATGCGATGGTGCGGCGAGATTCCGGATCGCCCACGCCTGATTCCGCGGGAGCCTGTCCGGCTTCCCAAGCCTGAGAACGACGAACCCATGTGTGCACGACGGCACGTTCGGTGGCCGCATCTTTACCGGTGATTTTGGACGCGCCATAGAAAGCGTCGAGTTCATCCAACCGGAGCAGGTCTTCAACGGTAGCGGGGCGCAAATGCACCATTTCACCGGTAATCGGTGGAATGACGATGCTATGTGGCAGATCGCGCGTAAGTTGCGCGTCAGTAGCCAGGCTCAGCGTCTCGTTGGTTTCAGTCATTAGCGTATGTCCCCTGTTTCGGCTCGCAATTCAGTGCCGAACATATCTTACTTGACTGGGTGAACGCTGGAAGTGAGTGGGGTCGTTCCCTTACAAAAGGAATAAAGGCTCCCCTCAAAGAGGGGAGCCAGTGAATCTAATCAGCCCTTGATCTTGCTCATGACGACCTTGGTGACGGCCTTGGCGTCGGCCTGGCCACGCGTGGCCTTCATCACGGCGCCGATGATCACGCCCATCGGCTTCATGTTGCCGCTCTTGAGCTTCTCGACCACGTCCGGGTTCGCCTCGAACGCCGCGTCGACGGCCGTCTCGATGGCACCGTTGTCTTCGACGATCTTGTAGTCGTGCTTCTTGACGACTTCATCCGGAGTGCCTTCGCCCTTAAGCACGCCTTCGACGGTCTGCTTGGCGAGCTTGTCGTTGAGCTTGCCGGAGGCGATGAGCTTCTCGACCTCGGCCACATCGGCCGGGGTAATCGGCAGCTCTTCGAGGGACACACCCTTGGCGTTGGCTTCGCGGGAGAGCTCGCCCAGCCACCACTTGCGGGCACCGGCAGCCTTGGCACCGGCCTTGACGGTTTCCTCAATCAGGTCGAGGGCGTCGGCGTTGAGGATGTCGCGCATCTGCAGATCGCTCAGGCCCCACTCGGACTTGAGGCGGTTGCGGCGCTCGCGCGGCATTTCCGGCATCTGGGCCTTCATCTCCTCGATGTGCTCCTTGGTGATGTGGAGCATGACGAGGTCGGGGTCCGGGAAGTAACGGTAGTCGTCGGCATCGGACTTCAGACGGCCGCCAGCGGTGGTCTGCGTAGCCTCATCCCAGTGGCGGGTCTCCTGCAGAATCTCCTTGCCTTCGTCGAGGCGCGCGGCCTGACGGCGAATCTCGTACTGAATGGTCTTCTCGATGCCACGGAACGAGTTCACGTTCTTGGTTTCGGAACGGATACCGTACGGGGCATCGGCGCTCGGGCGCAGCGAAACGTTCACGTCGGCGCGCATGTTGCCCTGTTCCATGCGGGCGTGGGAGATGTTCAGCGCGCGCACGATGTCGCGGATAGCGCGAACATAAGCACCAGCGATTTCGGGAGCGCGGTCGCCCGCACCCTCGATCGGCTTGGTCACAATCTCGATCAGCGGCACACCAGCGCGGTTGTAGTCGACCAGCGAGTGGTCGGCACCCTCGATACGGCCGTCGGCGCCACCTACGTGGGTGTTCTTGCCGGCGTCGTCCTCGATGTGGGCGCGCTCGATCGGCACACGAAAGACGGTGCCGTCCTCCAGCTCGACGTCCAGATAGCCGTTGCCGTTGGTGGGCTTGTCGTACTGCGAGATCTGATAGTCGCGCGGCATGTCCGGGTAGAAGTAGTTCTTGCGGGCGAACTGGCTCCACTCAGCGATTTCGCAGTGCAGGGCAAGGCCCAGCTTGATGGCGTAATCGACGGCGGTCTTGTTGATCACCGGCAGGCTTCCCGGCAGACCGAGGCTCACCGGGGTCAGTTCGGTGTTCGGCTCGCCGCCGAACTCGATGTGGGCCGGGCAGAACAGCTTGGTGTTCGTGGACAGCTCCACGTGGGTTTCCAGACCGAAGACCACATCGTACTTCTTGGTGGCATCGGCGTATTTCATCAGTTTTTCAGCCATGATGTGTTTCTTTCCTTCCGATGCTCACTTGCCCAGACCGTCAAGCCACGGGGTCTTGAGGTCTTTCCAGATCGGGCCGTTCCAGCCGTCCTCCAGCGCGGCTTCCAGGGCCGCCGCCGGCTTGTACATGACTTCGTCGCGCTGCTGCGGGGCGATGAACTGGAAGCCGACGGGCAGGCCGTCATCAGACAGGCCGGCCGGGATGGACATGGCGGGCATACCGGCAAGGTTGGCCGGAATCGTGGCGATGTCGTTCATGTACATGGCCAGCGGGTCGTCCATCTTTTCGCCGAACTTGAAGGCGGTGGACGGGCTGGTGGGAGCCACGAGCACGTCGGCCTTCTCGAAAGCCTTCTTGAAGTCTTCGATGATCAGCGTACGAACCTTCTGAGCCGAGCCGTACCAGGCGTCGTAGTAGCCGGCGGACAGGGCGTAGGTGCCGAGGATGATACGGCGCTTGACCTCGTCGCCGAAGCCGGCTTCACGGGTGTAGGCCATCATGTTGGCGGCGGTTTGCGGCACGCCGGTCGGCGGCATGACGCGCAGGCCGTAGCGCATGCCGTCGTAGCGGGCCAGGTTGGAGCTGACCTCGGACGGCATGATGATGTAGTAGGCACCCAGCGAGTAGCCGATGTGCGGGCAGGAGACCTCAACGACCTCGGCGCCCATTTCCTTGAGCTTGTCGACGGCCTCGTTGAAGCGGGCCTCGACGCCGGGCTGGAAGCCGTCGCCACCGAGTTCCTTGATGAGGCCGACCTTCATGCCCTTGAGGTCACGCTTGGCGCCTTCGCGGGCGGCGGCGACCATCGGGCGCGGGCCTTCGGGAATGGAGGTGGAATCACGCTTGTCGTGGCCACCGATAATCTCCTGCAGCAGGGCGGAGTCGAGCACGGTGCGGGAGACCGGGCCGATCTGGTCGAGCGAGGAGGCCATGGCGATGGCGCCGTAACGGGAGACGCCGCCGTAGGTGGGCTTGACGCCCACGGTGCCGGTCAGAGCGCCGGGCTGACGAATCGAACCACCGGTGTCGGTGCCGAGAGCCAGCGGGGCCTCGAATGCGGCGACTGCGGAAGCGGAGCCACCGCCGGAGCCGCCGGGCACGCGCTCGGTATCCCACGGGTTGTGGGTGGTTTGGTAGGCGGAGTGCTCGGTGGAGGAGCCCTGTGCGAATTCGTCAAGGTTGGTCTTGCCGAGAATTGGCATGCCGGCGGCCTTGAGCTTTTCGATGACAGTGGCGTCGTACGGCGGCACCCAGCCTTCGAGAATCTTGGAAGCGGCGGTGGTCTCGATGCCCTTGGTGACGATCATGTCCTTGATGGCGATCGGCACGCCGGCCAGCTCGGGCAGGGCGGCCTTGTCTTCTGCGGACTTGGCGTCGAAGGCGTCGGCCTGCTCGAGGGCCACATCGCCGGAGACCTTCAGGAAGGCCTTGATGGACGGCTCGGCGGCCTCAATCACCTTGAGATGGGCTTCGACGAGCTCGTGGGAGGTGACATCACCCTTCTTGATGGCAGCAGCCTGCTCAGTGGCGGACAGTTTGACGAGTGTTGCGGTTTCGTTGCTCATCGATTACTCCTCGCTTCCCAGGATTCGCGGTGCCACGAACATGCCGGCCTCGGTCTTCGGGCCACCGGCGAGCGCCTCTTCCTGCGTGAGCGGGGTTTCGGCGACGTCCGGGCGCAGGTAGGCTTCCAGCGGAACCGGGTTGGCGGTCGGCGGCACATCGTCGGAGGCGACTTCCTGGACCTTGTTGATGGAGTCTGCGATGACGTTCAGTTCGCCCTGCAGACGGGTGATTTCCTCATCGGTGAGCGCGATTCGGGCCAGATCGCCCAAATGCACGATTTCTTCGCGTGAAAATGTTGGCATGGCCATAACTATATGAGCCGTATGTGACACGCAGTTATCGGAAAGCCTCGTTTTCCCGCCCATTGGAACAATGCGCCAGCCCTTCACGGGTTCCACCACCAATTCGAGAGCTCCCAACGGGGCAAACCCACCAGCCAACCGCACAACCACCCCACTCATCACCCCTCAGCGGGGCAAAACCACGAGTAACTAATGGAAACGACTCACTCACAACCCTTCAACGAAGCAAAATCGCGAATAACCAACGAAAGCACCTCCCTCATCATCCCAAGCGAAGCAAAACCACCAACAGATCACGACACCGCTCCACTCATCACCTCGCAGCGGGGCAAAACCACGAGTAACCAATGAAGACACCTCGCCCAGCATCCCAAGCGGGGCAAAACCACGACAAAGCCGAAGAAAAACCACGCTTACTGGCACTCAGCGAGGTAAAACCACGAGCTGACCATGAAAGCACCTCGCTGCTGTCCCCCAGCGAAGCAAAACCTCGATCTAATCGAGAAAATGCTCTACTCACGACTTCTCAGCGGAGCAAAAATGCGAGCTAGTCAGGTTTGCCCCTCTTTAAACACCAATTGCCCCTCTAAACGCCAAAAACCGAATCCGGCAAGTGCGAGGAACAGGAAAGCCTCTCCAGGCACCGCATCAACGCACTCGAAATAGTTATCCACATTCCACGCCGCAACGGGGGCACATACATAATTATCATGCCGATGATTCACACCTCAATCCGCAAGCATCCGCGAGATATAGCCAATCTATGCAATCCTCACATGCGAATCCGCTCGAAGCTGCGACCACATTGCCCGAACAAGTGGACACTTCATTCTCGATTGGCATACTTTCGATTCATGAAACATCACAAAGAAGTGGATGCGCTTATCGCGCAAGCGGAAGCAGCAGGCATATGTATTTACGGCCGAACAAAATCACACTGCTCGGCCCTTATTCGCCGAGCCAAAGAACTCGAGCTCAAGCGAGTATTTCCCAACATGTATGTCAAACCGGAATACTGGAATGCGCTCAAACCCGATGAACGCATACAGCATGTGGCATGCACACTCCATCTCAAGCATCCAAACTGGGTTTTCGCCGGAGTCACCGCAGCGGCACTGCATGGTTTCGAGCACCCATGGCATCTTCATGCCGGCTCCGTTACCATCGCCACCGCGTCGCAAGGCACCAACGCGAACAATGCCAATATCAAACGTGTATTCGTACCACATTGTGCACCGGAATATGTCAATGGAATCCCTGTGACCAATGGGGCACAAACAGTAGTGGACTGCGGGCTGTCTACCGATTTTCGCTTCGCGTTGCCAATCATCGATTCGGCACTACGTAAAGGTACTGCCATTGCGGACATTCTCAATATTTGCAGTACTATGCACCGCGATTGCACGCCGATATTCCGCTTGCTTCATTATGCGAACCCGGCGAGCGAAAACGGCGGCGAATCACTCGGTAGAGGCACAATCGTTGAAGGCGGACTCATGGTCCCCGAATTGCAGCAAGACATCACCGACCCGCAAACGGGCGCGCTGTACCGGGTAGATTATCTTTGGCGGCTGCCCGACGGCCGTCTTATCGTCGGCGAATATGACGGGTACGAGAAATACACCAATCCGAATATGAATGACCGCAGGGGTATTCAAGGAGCGGTGCACGCGGAAAAAGAGCGGGAAACCGGACTGTATCGAGCCAAAGTCGACTCCATAGTTCGGTTCACTTATGAGGATGTGTTGAAGCAGCATCCAATGATCAATAAACTACGGGCTGCCGGCGTTCCCGACGCAACAATGGTGATGCGATAACAATCGTCAGAATATGTCTGATGCACGAAGGTGTGATTGCTTTATGCGGCGATAATCCTGCAGCAGAGAACATAGCTACTTGATGTCCGCTTTTTTGGTGACGATGAGTCCGCCAGCCCATGCTGCGGCGGCCCAGGCGAGGAGGATCAGGCCGGACTGCCACCAATCGGGAATCCAGTAGTTCGGTTTAACGGCTGCGGCAAGGGTGGACTGCGAGCTGCTTTCTATACCAGCGCCGAGGAAATGATTCATGGCGGTGTCCGGTGTCAGATAGGACAAAGTGCCAAGCCATTCGACCTGGTTAATGGCCATCGATGTGATGGACAGTACTGACGAGAGCACCATGAAGAGCACGATCAGCGCGCATACGCCGCCCACTGTGGAACGGGTCATGCCGCCAAGTCCCTGCGCCATCAGGGACACCAGCACAATAGTCAGAGGGAAGCCGATCAACGTGACAGGAATGATTCGACTTTGATCGCTGGTCAGCGCCGTAATGTCATGGCCTCGAGTGAATAGCCAGAGCACACCTGCGGCCAGCAGAATGCCGACAATACCAGCAACCAGCGCAAACAGGGCCGTGGCCACGGACTTAGTGGCATAGAACATGCCGCGCCTGGGGTTGACCGTCAGACTGGATTGCACGGCTGATGTGGCGTATTCGCTGGTGATGGCCATCACGCCGAAAATGCCGATGACCAGCGCCGCGGTCGAGCCGGAAGAAGCCAGTACCGCCCACATATCTGCGGCGGATATGGGCTTGGGATTGTCCAGCGTCTTGCCAGTGTTCAAATCCGTAGACGCCATGAAGGTCACACTCCAAGCGCTCAACGCGGACATAGCCAGCATGAGCGCGACCGCAATACCCAACAGCACCTTGGTGGAGTTCAGTGACCACAGTTTCAGCAATTCGGCTTTTAGCGAGCCGAACACAGTGAGCTTGGCACGACGGTACATGCTGCTGGCATGACGGCTAGAGGCAGGACGGCCGGAAGCCTCTGCGTTGGCAGGTTGGCTGGGTCCGGTCGCATCAGGCATATGCTTTTCAGCAGCTGCACCACTCATACCGCCGGTCATATTGGCGTTTTCCGTGGCCGTTCTCATGGTATTGGAGCTCATCATCCGACCTCCTTGGCCAGGTATTCGGCGCTGCTGTGGGTCAGCGCCATATACGACTCTTCCAAAGAGGCGTGCTCTTCGACGAATTCGTAAGTAATCAGGCCGGCCCGGGCAAACGCCTGTGCCGCCGCAACCAAGTCGGCGCCATTGACACGAAATACCTCGCCTACTTGCGGGTCATCGGATTTGCGAGTATCGGGAACCACGGTAACCTCAGGGCTACTGGTAAAAATCGCACGCAACTTGTCGGGTTCCGGCGTCACCACACGGATGGATCTGGAGGAATGCTCGGCCACGAATGCACTCACCGTGGTGGTTTCCAACACATGGCCTTGCCCGATAATCACCAGATTATCCGCGGTCAACGCCACCTCGCTCATCAAGTGCGAGCTCAGCAGCACGGCTCGTCCTTCAGCTGCGTAGTAACGACATAAGTCGCGAACCCATTTAATGCCTTCTGGATCGAGACCGTTGATTGGCTCGTCCAACACCAGATTGTGCGGGTTGCCCAGCAATGCCGCAGCAATGGACAGTCGCTGGCTCATACCGAGCGAGAACTGACCGGCTCTGACATTGGCCACAGCTTGCAGACCGGTCATGTCAATGACCTCATCGACTCGACGCTTAGGAATGTTGTTGGTATAGGCAAGGGCCTGTAAATGGGCTCGTGCAGTGCGCGACTTATGCGCTGACTTGGCGTCAAGCACCGCACCGACCGCACGCATTGGTGCGCGTAAGGTGACATATGGTTTGCCATCGATTAGCGCGCGGCCCTTATCCGGGCTGATGAGTCCGAGCGCAGCACGCATAGTGGTGGATTTGCCTGCGCCATTCGGTCCCAGAAAACCCGTAACCTTGCCATCTTCGGCAGTGAATGACACACCGTCTAGTGCCTGCTTGGTTTTGAAGCGTTTGCTCAGCTCCTCAACTTCAATCATGCTTTCATCCTAGCCTATATTGGGCAGATTGGGGAGAACTGTTGGCACACGTCTACCAGGGCTTGTGTTTCACGCGATGTTTCACAGGAGGGAATATGGGGAATTGATGTTTCACAAAATGTTTCACGGACTATTGCCGTGACGCAACACCACAGATAATACGCGGAATTGCGATGGCAGCGAGGCTTTTCTATGCTCCATCAGGCTGCGGTTGCGGCATGCTGGGCAATCCATGCATGCATGGCCACGGCCGCCGCGGCGCCAGCGTTAATGGACCGCACCGAACCAAATTGGGAGATGTATACCACGTCGTCGGCTAGTTCCAAGGCCTTACTGCTCAGCCCGGGGCCTTCGGCGCCGAACAGTAGCAGACAGCGCTTGGGGAATGCATAGGTCTCCATGGGCACCGCGCCCGGAATGATGTCCAGAGCAATGATGCGAGCGGCTTCCAGTTCCTTGATGCGGGCATCCGCCTGTGCGATTTCGGCAGTGGCCTCGGCAACTGCCGAAACAGCATTCAGCACCGACACGTGGGAGGACACAGTTGCACCGGAATTACCGATGATGCCCTCCGACCCATTGCCGGCACCAGTCTCCGCCCCATTATGAGCACTGGCGATGGCATGGGCCTTTAAAGCAGCCGCCCCAGCCCGCGCCCGTTCGGTAGCGATTTCACCAGCGATACGATTATGCCAGCATTCCACCAACTCCGCGATTGAGGGGTGATGCTCAACGTGCTGGTAGAGCTCAGTCATCAGCGCGCCTTTGCGATTCCACTTATGCGGGCCGACGATATGCACGCGCTTGGCCTGAAAAGCATTGGCAGTGCGCACCATGGATCCGATATTGAAATCGTGGGTCCAGTTCTCCACCGCCACTTCGAAATCGTGGCGGCCGTGGGCATCGAGATCTTCTTTGATGGCCTGCACAGTCCAGTAGCGATATCGGTCGAGCACATTGCGGCGATCGCCCTCATCGAGCAGAGCAGAATCGAAACGGACATCGTAATTAGGCGATGCCAAGTCATCAGGACGAGGTTCGCCGGGATGGGTTTCAGCCCATGGGCCAAGACCGACTTCACGGAATTCCGGTTCGCCCGAGGCTTTTGCCGCCAAGGAAATCTGGTTGGGTGCGTGCACAGTTGCTCCTCGGAGATTATCAACGTCGTGCGCCGACCACAGCGGTCTCGTTGCGCCCGACAGCCTCCCGAATGGGGAAGCCACGAATGGAATTACCTCAGCTCGGATTCGTCAAAGACCTGAACGAATGGCAGTACGTGGCTTTCGCCAGTGGAGGGGTTCACCACGTTGATGTCTTTAGCTCCACCGCCGACCAGTGAGGTAATAGCCACGACCTGAGCGCCGAGTTGTTCGACCACGCCGAAGTCGAGGCTGAGTTCGTTGCCATTACGCAGGGTAACCAGCGAACTGGTCTGCACATACGATTTTTCGGACAGCCATGCATCCAACAGCATCACGCGCCGTCCTTCAATAGACGGACCCTTGATTGAGGGATACACGAAGTCCATTACGAATCCGTCCAGATCCTCGCCACGGGAAGCAGCAGCATGAATCATGGCAGACACCATGGGTACGGCAGCTGCAGTCAAGGCACCAACGGCGTCAAAATCATCAACCGAATAGCCTGCATCTTCAAGAGTGTCAATGAGCACATGACCCATCACCGTGGCGGCACGATGATCGAAAGTCACCGAGGCAAGTTCCGAAAACGGGCGGCCAACCACGTGCTCCTTCAGCAGGGTGGCCAGCTGCTCACGCGGCTCCAGCATGGCAAAAGCGGAAGCGTCGCGTGAAACATTGAGGTCCGAGGTGCCGGTCGGGCGGAATCCAGATTCAGTCATGCTTCAAGCCTATCGCCTGAGGCAGTCAGCTTGACCGGCTCATCATCCTCCGACGATGTCACCTCGGGGGCGGATAACTCACTGACATTGCCTTTGTCTGATTCGATAAGAGGCACTTCCTCGAGCACCTTGGTGGGTTCGAGCTTTTGCAGTTTGCGAGCCGTGGGCAATACACGTCGCTCCAAACTGGATGCGAACTTGTTATAGGCACTGACCGTCTTGGTGATTTGGGCTCCCAGCCTGGTGGCATAGTCGCCAAGCACGGCGAAGCGCTCATACAGCTCTCGAGACAAATCGAACAACTGCTTGGCATCATCCGTCAGCGATTGCTGCTGCCATGCATAGGCCACTGATTTCAGCACGGCCCACAGGGTCACTGGCGAGGTCAAGGCCACCTTGCGGGAGAAGGCATCATCCATCAGCGTGGGATCGGCCTCAAGCGCCGCCTGCAACAACGCCTCATTGGGAATAAAGGCGATAACGAAATCAGGAGTGACGGGGAACGCATTCCAATAGGCCTTCTCCCCCAACGCACGCACGTGTTCTCGAAGCGCCTTGGCATGGGATCGCAACAGGTCGTTACGACGATCCAACTCCTCGGGGCCCGCGGTCTCGGGAATCTCACAAGCCCGCTGATAGTCGGCATACGGCACCTTGGCATCAATCGGAATGGTCTTGCCACCGGGCAGATGCACCACCATATCCGGCCTGAGCATACGACCGTCGGCATCGGACACCACCACTTGGGTGTCAAAGTCAACGTGCTCCAGCAATCCTGCGGACTCCACAATATTCTTCAGCTGCGCCTCGCCCCAGGCACCACGAACCTTATTGTTGCGCAGTGCCGCGGATAGTGAACTCGTTTCCTTGTCCAACCGGGCCTGCTGATCATTCAGGCCCTTGAGTTGAGCCCCGAGCGCACCCATCTCTTTCTTGCGGCCTTCTTCGATTTGGGTGACCTTGGTCTGGAGCGAATCGAGATTCTTGGCAACAGGAGCAAGCGCTTCCAGCACTTTACTCTGCTCTTTCAGACGAGCCTCCTGCTCGACACGCTTGACTTCGGCGGCTTCGGCATCGGCCTTACGCTTCTGTTCAGCCTCGGCGGCCGCGCGCTCACGCTCACGCTCGATGCGAATCTGTTCCGCATGCTGCGCCTGAGCAAGCTGTGACTTCACGAACGTCAATTGCTGGTTCGCACCTTCAAGCTGCGCTTGAGAAGCGGCATTGCGAGCGGTCAAATCGGCAATCTCCCCATGCGCCGACTCCAGCAAGCTTTTGGCCTCCTCCAGCTCCGAAGCCCTGGCATCACGCGCCATAGCCTGACCTTTATGCCGCCCCAATAAAAAGCCGGCACAAAGCCCAAGCCCCGCACCGACCACCAGCACGGCGATGACCACAATCACAGTTCCCATTTGTTCAAACATGGTTCCCAGTATTCCACCATCTTCAACCGACGGTAGATATGTTCCTGTTTCCTAACGTCAGCATTGACAATCGCACCGCATGCATAACGACAGACAACCAGGGCCAACAGCCAAACACACGACCAACTACGACCTCACCAAGCGCGCGATGGCCGCGGATGCCTCCTCAAGCTTGCTATCGGCAACTTCACCGCCCTGCACCGCCGCCTGGCGCACACAGTGATTCAGATGATCGTCCAGCAATATCAAGGCCACCGACTTCAACGCCGAATTCGATGCCGAAATCTGCGTCAACACGTCAATGCAGTATTTATCGTCCTCCACCATCTGCGTAATGGCGTGAACCTGCCCCTCAATGCGGCGCAGCCGCGCAATGACTTTGGCCTTATCGTCGTCATACCCGTGCATCGCTGCCTCCTGATACTCATCTTTCAGCTGAACACACCCCATTATATACCCCATAGGGGTATAGGGTATACACTGTTGCTCGGTATAATACTGATGGGAAGGAGCGGTGATGAAGTTCAACCTTTTCTCGACCGCCGCGGCGCTGATTGCGGCAGCCGCCTTGACATGGCTGGTGCTCAGGTTCTTTTTCGGCGAGCAGAAGGCCGCATCCGGGGCCATGGACGTCTCCGGCAAGCGCCAGACCGCAACAATCACCGTCAAAGGTGGCTACTCCCCTGCCGTGGTGAGTATGCGCGCGGGCACACCGATCACACTGACATTCGACCGGCAGGAGACCGGTGAATGCACCTCTCACGTGGTGTTTGGAGACCTCGGCCTCGATGCCATGCTGCCCGGCAATGCGGTGACCGATGTGGAATTGCCCGCATTGCCCGCCGGCGAATACCCATTTGCCTGCGGCATGAATATGGTGCACGGCCTGCTGAAGGTCGAAGGAAATGCCAGCGCAGGCACGGACAAACTGCACCCGCTCACTGCATCAGCGGAAGCCCCGATGGTGGACTCCGCAGAAGCAGAACGACGTGAGGCAGCGGAACGCACGAAGGAAATCACATCGTTGACACGACTAGTGGCCATCGGCACAGTGCTGACACTCCCCGTGTTCATCGTCACCATGCTGCACATGGCCAATCCGATGCTGGTGCCGCACTGGATGGTGAATCCATGGCTGCAGGCCATTCTCATCACACCGGTGATGTTCTACTGCGGCCACCCGATCCACGCGGTCGGATTCCCCGCACTGGCGCACCGCTCCCCCGACATGAATTCGCTCGTCTCGTTGGGCACATCGGCCGCCTATCTCTATTCGCTGGTGACCTGTGTAGCCCCTCAGGTATTTCCGGAAGGTTCACGCGAGCCGTATTTTGAATCGGTCGGTGTGGTCATCACCCTGGTGCTGGTCGGTCGACTGCTGGAGACCAAGGCCCGCGAAGGCACCGGCAAGGCGGTGCAATCACTAATCAAGCTACGGCCTCGCACCGCGCATAAGCTGAATGCGGCTTCGCCAGAGAACGTGGAATGGCTCAATCCCGCGAATTTCACGGACATGGACATCGATACGATTGCCGTCGGCGATCTGNTGGNATGGCGGACAGCGTGTAGAACATGGACATGAACACCGGGCCCTGA